>OEOZ01000001.1_pt1 | contig 37635 bp, 37 predicted proteins | sample 1539471 | NCBI WGS metagenome assembly OEOZ01 (sample SAMN02393684, study PRJEB22366) | soil metagenome | biome: freshwater stream | place: Canada: Laurel Creek, Waterloo, ON | reverse complement strand
TTTTCCGCTGCATAACCCTGCTTCGGGGTCATTATAGCGATTTTTTCGGTATATCCATCCTTTTTCGCACGATATACAGGATTTTGCCAAAGGGTTCGTGTAGACTTTCCTTGGTGTATCCAACGGCGTCAGCCGGGCAGGATAGGTGAAGTAGGCCCACCCGCGAGCGGGTGTTCCTTCTTCACTGTCCCTTATTCGCACCTGGCGGTGCTCAACGGGAATCCTGCTCTGCGAGGCTGGCCGGCTACCGCCGGCGTAACAGATGAGGGCAAGCGGATGGCTGATGAAACCAAGCCAACCAGGAAGGGCAGCCCACCTATCAAGGTGTACTGCCTTCCAGACGAACGAAGAGCGATTGAGGAAAAGGCGGCGGCGGCCGGCATGAGCCTGTCGGCCTACCTGCTGGCCGTCGGCCAGGGCTACAAAATCACGGGCGTCGTGGACTATGAGCACGTCCGCGAGCTGGCCCGCATCAATGGCGACCTGGGCCGCCTGGGCGGCCTGCTGAAACTCTGGCTCACCGACGACCCGCGCACGGCGCGGTTCGGTGATGCCACGATCCTCGCCCTGCTGGCGAAGATCGAAGAGAAGCAGGACGAGCTTGGCAAGGTCATGATGGGCGTGGTCCGCCCGAGGGCAGAGCCATGACTTTTTTAGCCGCTAAAACGGCCGGGGGGTGCGCGTGATTGCCAAGCACGTCCCCATGCGCTCCATCAAGAAGAGCGACTTCGCGGAGCTGGTGAAGTACATCACCGACGAGCAAGGCAAGACCGAGCGCCCAATACGCAAACCGCCTCTCCCCGCGCGTTGGCCGATTCATTAATGCAGCTGGCACGACAGGTTTCCCGACTGGAAAGCGGGCAGTGAGCGCAACGCAATTAATGTGAGTTAGCTCACTCATTAGGCACCCCAGGCTTTACACTTTATGCTTCCGGCTCGTATGTTGTGTGGAATTGTGAGCGGATAACAATTTCACACAGGAAACAGCTATGACCATGATTACGCCAAGCTTGGCTGCAGGTCGACGGATCCGCCTTCATCGAAACGCCGATTGAGGTCGTGAAACGCAGCCGGGAGCAGGTCGCCGTGACCTCCGGTGTGACCGAGGGCGACCAGGTCACCACGAGCCGACCTGCGCCGGAATACATCCGGAGGCGCGAGTGAAGCGCGGCAGCCGCGTTCGTCTCGTCGCGGGGCTCGTCCTGGCGTTCGCGGCAGTCCTCGCGACGGTCGTGTGGGGCGTCGCCGCGCGGCTGCCGATGACGACAGATCCTCAGACTCCCACGGCTCCGGTCGTCCGAGGAAACCTGGAAGTAAACCTGAACCTGTCGGGCGAGCTGCAGACCGAGAAGTCGGTCACGCTCGTGTCGCCGCCGGCCGGCGTGGCGCTGCGGCTCCTGAAGGTGGTCGAGACCGGCGCGGAAGTGCATGCAGGGGATCTCGTGATGGAGTTTGACTCCGCGGATCAGGAGTACACGGTGGAGCTCAACCGCTCGCAGTTGCTCGAGGCGGAGCAGGAGATCATCAAGCTGCGCGCAAACGCGGAGGTGCAGGCAGCCCAGGCCGCGACGGAACTGCTCGCGGCCAGGTTCAATCTGCGACGTGCCGAGATGGATGCCCTCGTGCCGGCCCGGTTCATCAGCGGAAATGAGTCGAAGACCCGCGCGCTGGCCGTGGAGGAGAACAAACGGCGCCTCGCCGAGCTGGAAGCCGCTGTGGGCTCCCGTCAGGCCGTGGACCGGGCGGCACTCACGTCGCTCGAGCAGCGGCGCAACACCGCCAGGCTCACTGCCGACCGTGCCCAGCAGATCATCAGCCAGCTAGAAGTGCGCGCTCCGATCGACGGGTCGATCGTCGTTCGAGAGAACCGCGATGGGACGAACATGTTCGGCCCCGGCATGACACTCCCCGAATATCGCGTGGGCGATACAGTCCTGCCAGGGCGGATCGTCGTGGAGATCGTGGACACGTCCAACGTCCAGATCCGCGCGCGCGTCAGCGAACAGGATCGACCGAGCATTGCCACCGGCAATACGGCGCGGGTGCAGGCCAACGGCCGCGGCGGCGAGTGGCTGCCAGCGAAGGTGGAAAGCGTGGCTGGCCTCGCCACTCGGCCGGAGGGCGGCACGCCAGTTCGACGGTTCGATCTGACGTTGCGGCTGACCGAGCCTCAGCGGCTTCTTCCCGGCACGACCGTCCGTATCGTCGTCTCTGGACGGGAGCTGAAGGATGTCCTGCACGTGCCGAGGCAGGCGGTCTTCGAACGAGGCGGCGAGTCGATCGTCTACGTGCGGGAGGACGGGCGCTTCGTCGCCCACCCGATCAAGATCGTCGGCCGCACCGAGGGCCGCGTCGCCATCACCGGGGTTTCTGAAGGGACGGAGACGGCGTTACTCGATCCGATGGCGACGCCGAAGGAAGCGACAGGGGCGAAGGGAGGCGTGCTCGATTGACCGAGCCCGTGGTTGGCGCCGAGGCTCAGGTCGGCACCGAGGCTCCGGTTGCCGTCCGCAGCAGGCGTCCCAGGCGCCTGACCGACTTCGCGGTCGACGTGGGCCTTGGCTTCGAGAGCCTGCGGGCCCACAAGCTGCGCGCGCTGCTGACGATGCTGGGCATCATCTTTGGCGTGGCGGCGGTGATCGCCATGCTGTCGATTGGTGCCGGGGCTCGTCAGGAAGTGATTGCGTTCATCGAGCAGCTTGGCGTGCGGAATCTGATTGTCGAATCTCGTGAAGTCACCGACCAGCAAGCCTACCAGAAACTCCGGCAGCTGTCGGCCGGCTTGAGCTTTCAGGATCTCCGCGCCATCGAGGGCAGCGTCCACGGCCTGACGGCGTCGAGCGCCAGAAAGCGCATAACGCCGACGAAGATGTTGCCCAAGCCGCAGGGGAACCCGCCGGTGGTAGTCGGCGTCTCTCCGGCCTATACGGCCATCATGGGGCTGCGCGTCGCGGCCGGCCGGTTCTTCGACACATTGGAGGCCGAGGCCGCCGCGCCCGTGGCCGTCCTCGGGCAGGGCGCACGGACAGAGCTCTTTGGAAGCAAAGACCCGCTCGGGCAGTTCGTGAAGGTGAACCAGCAGTGGTTCGAAGTCATCGGCGTTGCAGGCCCCCAGCTCTCGACGCAGGCCGGGATCGGCGGTCTCGCCGCGCAGGACGCCAATCAGGTGATTTACGTGCCGCTCATGGCGACGATCCTGCGCATCGAGGAATCCGGGAGCTCGCGCAAGGACGAGATCGATGGCCTGTATCTCCAGCTTGATCCGACGACTGACGTGGGGGCTGCCGGGGCGCAGGTGCGCGGATTGCTCGACGTCATGCACCGTGGCGCCGCCGACTTCAACGTCGTTGTGCCAGCCGAGCTTCTGGCCGAGCAGCAACGCACGCGCAACATCTTTCAGGTCGTCATGGTGGCGATCGCGTCGATCTCCATGCTCGTCGGTGGCATCGGCATCATGAACATCATGCTCGCCAGCGTGCTGGAGCGCACCAAGGAGATTGGCGTGCGACGCGCCATCGGCGCCAGGCACAGCGACATCGTCCGGCAGTTTCTCGTCGAGACGACCATGATTACGCTGACCGGCGGCGTCGTCGGAACAGCGCTCGGCGTCGCGTTGTCGGAGCTGGTCGGCTATTTTGCCGGCTGGTCCACCATTGTCACGATGACGTCGATCGTCCTGGCGTTTGCCGTGTCTGTGACCGTGGGAATCGTCTTCGGCCTGTATCCCGCCATCCGCGCCGCTCGCCTGGATCCTGTGCGCGCGCTGCACTCGGACTAGAGATTTACACACCGCTGTTCACTGTTCTGGGTTCTGAGTTCTCGGTTCGTGTTCAAGGTTCGCCGTTCGCGCGAAAACAGACGCGCCCCCGTGAACCTACGGTATGGCACCTATGTGCCTTGAGCGTATAGACTGGGCGCACTCATGGATCGATTTCGACCTGAAGCGTTTCTCCCCCTGACATCCGTAGCCTTTGAGATCCTGCTGGCGCTCGCCGACGGCGACCGCCATGGCTACAGCATCTTGCAGGAGATCGAATCGCGCACCGGTGGAGTGGTGTCGCTCCATGCCGGCACCTTGTATCGCGCCCTTGCCCGACTCCTTGAGGGCCAGCTGATCGAGGAGTTGGACGCCCGCCCGGAACGTAGCCAGGACGACGAAAGGCGCCGCTATTACCGGCTGACCGCTAGAGGCATCGCGGTGGCGAGAGCGGAAGCGGCGCGACTCGAGGGGCAGGTCAGTGCCGCGCGCGCCCGTCGCCTTCTGAAAGGGGCCCGGGCATGAAGTCATGAAGCCGCGGCGTCATTCGTGGCTCGCCGAGTGGCTCTTCACCCTTGCGCTACGCGCCTGCCCGGCAGCGTTCCGCGGACGGTTCGGCGAAGAGCTGCACGCCGACTTTCGCGCCGGCGATCGCCCTCTCTTTTTCTTGATGATGCTCGTTCGGGATGGACTCCGCGAGCGAGCATCCGGACTGATTCGATGGACGACCTGGCCCGATCACCGTTCACACCTTTATCAGCCGACGGGAGGCCGCGGGATGTTCCTGGACAATCTTCGCGCGGACGTGAGGCACACCATACGGCTTGCGATCAACGCTCCGCTTTATACGTCGCTCGTCGTGTTCGCACTGGCGCTCGGCATCGGTGCGAACAGCGCCATCTTTACCGTCGTCCACAGCGTCTTGCTCCGGCCGCTGCTCTATGAGGATCCGTCGCCGTACATCGTGAGGGCCTCGCCGCGGAGGGCCTGGACGATGAAGTTGCTCACGACGCGCCCGTCGTTCGGATCCAGGTGAGCGCGGGGTCCTTCACCGCGCAGGCCTCGTCCAGTAGAGCGAAGGCGCGGTCGTTCTCGGCCAGGGCCGCGTGGATCACGGCCGGCAGCACCGGCGAGACGTACCGTAGTGCCGACTCAGCCTTGAGTTTCTCCAGCAGCCGGCGCGCCTCGCGCTCGTTGCCGCTCGCTTGGACGACGGCCAGACGTGCCAGACCCGACGGGCCTTCGAACTCGAGAGCGCGGGCGCGCAGGAGGTGCCTCGTGCCTGCATCGCGGTGCCCGCGATCGAAGTGGAAGCGCGCCAAGCCCAGGTGCGTCAACGGCTGGTCCGGGTCCAGCTCGAGAGCTCGGTTCCACTGGGCCAGGGCCGCCTCCTCGTCGCCGGCGACGCTGAGATCGCGGGCGACGGCCCGGTTGACGACGACGTTGAGCGGGTCCAGCACGAGCGCCCGCCGTTTGTGGGCCGCGCTCTCGGCCAGGCGTCCACGGAGATGCAGAAACCACGCGTACCAGAGGTGGCTCAACACGGAGTTCGGGTCCAACTCGATGGCGCTGCGGAATTCGGCTTCCCCCGCTTCCCAATCCCACTCGATGGTACGGGCGGACGCCAGCGCGGCGCGGGCTTCGGCCAGCCCGGGGTCCAGCTCCAGCGCCTTCAGCGCGGCGGCTTTCTCTTCCGCGAGCCCCGTTCCGGGCGGGACATAGGCGAAGACCTGGCGCAGGTCATGGGCCAGGGCCAGGCCGGCGTGGGCGAGGGCGAAGTCCGGATCGGCGGCGATAGCCGCTCGGAAGTACGAGAGCGCTTTGTCGAGAGACTGCTCCGTCCGCTGGTTCCACAGATGCCGGCCGAGGAGGTAGGCATCGTAGGCCTCCGGCTTCACCACGCGTGCAGACATCAGCCGCTGACTCTCCTTCGTGTCGATCGTGACGCGGACCTCCTCGGCGATGGCCCGCGCCAGCTCGCCCTGCAGCGCGAGCACGTCCTCCAGCCGACGTTCGTAGCTGCGGGCCCAGAGATGGCGCTCGGTGGGGGCGTGGATGAGCTGGGCGGAGATGCGCACACGCCCGCCCGAGCGGACGACCGAGCCCTCCACGACTCCTTCCACGCCCAGTTCCCGTGCGATCTCCGACAGCGGCTTTGTGCTGCCCTTGTAGCGCATGACCGACTGCCGGGAGATCACGCGCAGGACCGGCAGGGACGCGAGGTTGGTGATGAGCGCGTCGGTCATGCCGTCGCTGAAGTACTCCTGCGCGGCGTCTCCGGTCAGGTTGGCCAGCGGCAGCACCGCCAGTGAACGGATGCGGGGGCGGTCCGGGTCGTCCGCGTTCCGCCGCCGCAGCGGCGTGAACGATATCAGCAGCGCCAGCAACGCCGCGGCGGCCAGCGCGCCGGCGAGCCATATCGTCCGACCGCGGACGCGTCCTGTCCGCGGCGTCGTCTCCGGTGCTGTCTCCGCGGCCGCCCTCGGCTCGACCGCGTGCACCTCCGCCAGGAACCGGTACCCGCGCTTGGGCAGAGTCTCTACGAAGCGCGGAGACGTGGCCGAGTCGCCCAGCGCCTGGCGGATCTTGTTGACGGCCACGTTCAGCGCGGTGTCGAACTCCACGAACGTGTCGTCCGTCCACAGCGCCCGCCGGAGCTCGTCGCGGGTCACGACATCACCCGGGCGGCTGACGAGGAGCGAGAGGACCTGGGCGGGCTGGTCCTGGAGGGGCATACGCTGGCCCGCCCGGCGCAGCTCGCCCGTCGAGCGGTCGAGCTCGAAGGTGCCGAACCGGACGACGACCGTCGGCACGGCTTCCGGCGCCGGGACGCGCCGGACGTCCCCGATGAAGCGGTATCCGCGCGTCGGCACCGTCTCCAGGTAGCGTGGCTCGGCCGCCGCGTCGCCGAGCGCCTTGCGCAGCTGCGCGATCACGCGCGTCATCGCGCCCTCGCTGACCGCCGTGTCCTTCCACACGGCGTCCAGCAACTCCTGTTTCCCGACCAGACGGCCGGAGTTCTCGACCAGGTAGGTCAGGACGTCGATCGCCTTGGGCTCGAGCGCGATCGGCTGCCCCCCTTTCAGGACCCGGAATTCGTCGGGCTCGACGCGCACGTCGTCGAACTCGTAGGCGGGTCTCATCGGGTCAACTCGAAGGAAGCCCTCCGATGCTAACCGCCCGACCGGAGCCGGGTCCAACTGCTCAAGGCTCCCGCCCGCGATCACCCGAAGGCGTCACCCGCCGGATCAGGGCCCATCACGAAACCCCGGCGAATCATCACTCCGTCGTCGCGACCGCCCGTCCCTGCCGGCCGAGCTTGCCGGAAACGAGAAGGAGGCGGGCCATGGGGATCGTGGGAAGCGCACTGCTGGCGGCGGTGATGGCCGCCCCGGGCCCGGCCGACGCGCCGGTGCCCCTGTCGGTCGTGACCGGGCGGCTGCTGGTGGTGCCGGTTTGGCTCGACGACGCGGGACCCTTCGAGTTCCTGCTCGACACGGGCACCAGCGCGACCATCGTCGATTCCTCCCTCGTCGAGCGACTCGGCCTGGCCGCGCACGACCGCGCAACCCTGGTGGGACCCGGCGGGACTGCGGTCGTGCGGCGGGCACGGCTCGGACGGCTGACGGTCGGGCCGAAATCGGTCGAGGGGCTCGAGGTCCTGTGCGCGGACATGGGCGGCGTCCGCCGGGTGGGCGCGCGGATCGTCGGAGTGTTGGGCCAGGACGTCCTCGGTCGCTTCGACTACCTGCTCTCGTACGAGCGGCGACACCTGCGCTTCGACCCGGACGACGTCATCGCCGGGGCGCGCGTTCCCTTCGAGCGGCACGACGGGCGGATGGTGGTGGAGGTCGCGCTCGGCAAGGAGGGCGACGCACGCCGCTTCGTGCTGGACTCCGGCGCGTCCTCGGTCTTCGTGTTCGACCGGCCGTCGCTCGGGGCCGGTGTCCGGCGCGAGGTCGGAAGGGTCGAGGTGCAGACGTTCCGCGGGGCGCGCCCGCTCCGGCCCGGCCGCATCGGGCGGCTGGCCCTCGGGGGCCAGGAGTTCGTCGAGCTGCTCGCCGTCCTGGTCGACGATCCGCAGAGGCTCGCGGCGTCCAGCGAGGACGGGCTGCTGCCGACAAGCCTCTTCGCGAGCGTCTACTTCGACAACCGCGACCGCTTCGTCCGGCTGGAGCGACGGCCGTGAAGCGGGCCTCGCGCCCAGTTCGTCGTCAGTCGGCCAGCGCGAACAGGAGCAGCAGCGTGCGCTGCTCCGCGTTGAAGTTGTTGTCCGAGACCAGGTAGAAGAGCGTGCGGCCCTCGGCGTCGGCGCGGGAGGTGATGCCCTCGAAGTTGTCGAGGGTGAGCGGAGGCTTGAGCTCGGCCAGGATCTCGCCCTGCAGCTTGGCGCCCTTGCGCAGCTGCTCCGTGCGGACGTGCGCGATGCGGATGCCCGTGATGCCGCGGTTGGGGTTGTAGGCTCGCTCCACCACGGCCAGGTCGTCGTTGGGCATCACGGCGGCGTCCGAGGGACGGAAGGCGCCCTCGAACTTGTAGCCGATCGGCCACCAGCCGGCGCCTCCGCCCAGCCAGCCGCGCACCGCGTCCTTCTCGATCCAGTACTCGGTGAGGGCGAAGAGGCGGCCGTCCCACAGCGAGCCCAGCGCCTCGATCCCGCCGTTCGGCGGCGCCTTGTAGAGGTTGTTGGGGACGCGCATGGGCCAGGGCTTGCCGGCGAGCGGGTTCTCCCCCGCCGGGTACTTCCAGAGGCGGTGCGCCCGCTCGAACCCCACGATCATCGACCCGTCGGGTAGCCGGGCCAGCGACTCGGCGTCCTGGAACTCCTTGGTGGCCAGCGGCCGTCCCGCGGGCGTGTGCAGGACGCCGATGCGCGCGTCCGAGACCTCCTTGAGCCATCCGCGCTCGTCGTACGCGATGCGCGCCGTGAACCAGCCGCCCTGGTCGGTCACCGCGGTCAGCTGTGCGCCGTCCCCGCTGACGGAGAGCGCCGACAGTCCGCCGAATCGCTTGTCGTCCGACGTGAGGTGCAGCCCGCCGCGGTACTCGAGCTTGCCCACTCGCGTGACCGCGGGATCGCGCGGATCGAGGGGCACGGCCGCGCTGCGGACCGCGATGCGCTCGCCGCCCGTCTGGTCCTGGCCGTGAAGGAGGGTGGTCGCGAAGAGGAGGAGCAGGCAGGGGACGCGCAATCTCATTGGGTCACGGAGGTTGGTGGAGAACCGCCCTGAAGTCAACCGCGCACGGAGCCCGCGCGCGGCCCAATGGCCGTTACTTTGTCGATCGTTTGTCGGTCCAACAACGCCTCGATCGGCCCTACAATCGCGCCCTCCACAATTCGATAACCGTACGGTCGCCGACGGAAAGGAGTCCCCATGAAGCAGGTACGTTTCCTGGCCGCGCTGGGCGCGGCCCTCGCTCTGTCGTCCTGGACGCCGACGCGCGCGAGCGCCGGCGGGCAGTCGTTCCACTACGTCGAGGAGTCCGCGCGGCTGGGCCCCGATCTCAGCCCGGCCGGCACCTCCACCACGGACGTGGACCTGGTCGACGTGGATGCCGACGGCGATGTCGACATCTACTTCGCGGAGGGGACCGACACGATCGCCGGCCGTCCCGACAGGCTGCTCATCAACGACGGCACCGGTCTGTTCCAGGACGAGAGCGCGCTCCGGCTTCCGCCCCCCAACGCGCAGAACAGCGCGAAGGCGGACTTCGGCGACGTGGACGGCGACGGCGACCTGGACGCGCTCGTCGCCGGGGTGCTGGGAGAGGACCTGCTGCGGAACGACGGCAACGGCTTCTTCACGCTGGCGAACGGCCAGATCCCGCCGCCGATCGTGATCCCGGCGCTCAACCGCTTCGACATCTCGGCGGACGCGAAGCTGGTGGACATCGACGGCGACGGCGACCTGGACGCGCTCATCTCGAACGAGAACCCCTTCAACCCCTCGCCCACCGGCGGCGACCAGAACCGCATCTGGCTGAACGACGGCAATGGCGTCTTCACCGACGACACAGCCGCGCGTCTGCCGGCCGCGAACGACCAGACGGGCGCGATGCTGCCGGGCGACGTGGACGGTGACGGGGACCTGGACATCGTCGTCCTGAACCGCGGGCAGGACTTCGTACTGATCAACGATGGCACCGCGCACTTCGCGAACGAGACGGCCGCGCGCTTCCCGGTCACCGCGGACTCCTCACGCGGCGGCGCGCTCGCCGACCTCGACGGCGACGGCGACCTCGACCTCGTCGTCGGCAACAGCCGCAACGAGCCGGTCGCTCAGTACCGCAACAACGGAAACGGCGTCTTCAAGGCCGTCGCTTTCGGCCACGTCCCCTTCACCGGCGAGACGGACGCCGGGCTCGTGCTGGTGGACCTGGACGACGACGGCGACGGCGACGTGTACCTGCCCAACGCGGGCGCGTTCCAGGCCGGCCACGGCTTCCTGGGCGGCCCCGACCGCTACTACCGCAACAACGGGAACGGCAAGTTCAAGGAGCGGACCGACAAGCACTTCGACCCGCCGTCCGACCCCACCACCGCCGCCGCGTTCGGCGACCTGGACGGCGACGGCGACCTCGACCTGGTGACGGGCGCGTCGGGCCCCGGCGGAGGGGAGCGGCTCTTCATCCGCAGGCACAACGGCAACCACGTCACCGTCGAAGACTGACGCGTCGTCGGCCCGTCATCGCCGCCAGCGGGCGTGCGCCGCCCAGGCGGCGATGACGGCCAGCAACCCGAGCACGCCCAGCACCCGCACGGGGCCGCGGGCGAACACGATCGCGCCGTTCACGAACATGAACGCGAACACCAGGCGCGAGGCCCAGACCAGGGCGAGCGCGCGGCCGGCGTAGCCCGTCGGATCGCGCCACCACGCGGCGGCCTCCAGCGTCCACCAGGCCAGGAACGCGTGGTTCGCGTAGAAGCCGCGCGGCGAGGAGGGACGCCCGGTCACCTCCTCGATCTGCCGAGCGGCGTCGAGCAGGGCGGCTTCCTGGCTGAACCCGTAGCGCAGCGCGAAGGCGAGCGCCGAGTGCGCCACCATCGCGAGCAGTCCGGCGGTGAAGGCGACGCGCGCAGCGCCGGCGCGCTCGCCCGAGGCCGCGCGCGCCCACTCGGCGTAGGCCCAGGCCGCCAGGCTGAGCCAGGCCGAGATGCGGATGGTGAAGTCGTCCACGCTTTCGAGGAACTCCCCTCCGCCCCCGCGGTGACCAGACCGCGCGGATGGGCGCACGCCACCCGCCGCGCTGCTTTCGGTCGTGTTAGTGTGCGACGTCCCTGCGGCGGAGGTCAAAAGGAAATGAGCCGATGCGTGCGCCGGCGGTGCGCTTCCCTGGTCGTGTTGACGGCGTCCGCACTCGGCGCGGGAGCACCCGCGTGGGCGCAGGGCGAGGCCTGGGTCAGGGAGAACTACACCAAGTACGAGCACCGCATCGCGATGCGCGACGGCGTGAAGCTGTTCACGTCCGTGTACGTCCCCAAGGATCGGTCGCAGCCCCATCCCATCCTCCTGACGCGCACGCCGTACAGCTGCCGGCCCTACGGCGTCTCCAACGTGAGGGACACGCTCGGGCCGTCCGAAGCAGCGGCGCGGGACCTCTTCATCTTCGTGTACCAGGACGTGCGCGGCCGCTGGATGTCCGAGGGCGAGTACATGGACGTCCGGCCGCACAAGGCGCAGAAGTCCGGACCGGCGGACGTGGACGAGAGCACGGACACCTGGGACACCATCGACTGGCTGGTCAAGCACCTCCCGCGCAACAACGGCAAGGTCGGGATGTGGGGCATCTCGTATCCCGGCTTCTACGTGTCGGCGGGAATGATCGACGCGCACCCGGCGCTCAAGGCGTCGTCGCCGCAGGCGCCCATCACCGACTGGTTCGTGGGCGACGACTTCCATCACAACGGCGCCCTGTTCCTGCCGCACGCGTTCAACTTCTACTCCCGCTTCGGCCTGCCACGGCCGGAGCCGACCACGAAGGGCCCCGACCGCTTCGACTACGGCACGGCCGACGGCTATCGCTTCTACCTGGAGGCGGGACCGCTCTCGAACCTGGACACGAAGTTCCTGAAGGGCCGGGTGGCCTTCTGGAAGGACGTGATGCAGCACGAGACGTACGACGACTTCTGGAAGGCGCGCAACCTGCGCCCGCACCTCAAGGCCATCAAGCCGGCGGTGATGACGGTCGGCGGCTGGTTCGACGCGGAGGACCTCTTCGGCGCGCTCGAGACCTACCGCTCCGTCGAGAAGCAGAGCCCGGGCGCCGCCAACACGCTCGTGATGGGCCCCTGGTACCACGGCGGCTGGTCGCGCGCCGAGGGCGACCGCCTGGGCGACGTCCACTTCGACGCGTCCACCTCCCGCCACTACCGCGAAAGCATCGAGCTGCCCTTCTTCCGGCGCTACCTCAAGGGCACGAGCGACGCGGCGCCCGCCGAGGCGCACGTCTTCGAGACCGGGCGCAACCAGTGGCACGCGCTCGCCTCGTGGCCGCCGGCGGGCGTGCGCGCGCGCACGCTCTACTTCCGCGCCGACGGCCGGCTCGGGTTCGAGCCACCGGGCGAAGGCGACGCGGCGGACGCCTACGACAGCGACCCGCGCAAGCCGGTGCCGTTCGCCGAGGACGTGCAGATCGGCATGACCCGCGAGTACATGGTCGCGGACCAGCGCTTCGCGGCGCGCCGGCCGGACGTGCTCGCGTACCAGACGGAGCCGCTGGAGGAGGACCTGACGCTCGCCGGCCCGCTGGTCGCGAGCCTCTTCGTCTCGACCACCGGCACCGACTCCGACTGGGTCGTGAAGCTGATCGACGTCTACCCCGACGACGCGCCGGACCCCTCGCCCACACCCGTCCCGTCGCCGTCGCCGGAGCCGTCGCTCCTCCCGCGCTACACGCGCATGGGCGGGTACCAGCAGATGGTGCGCGGCGAGCCCTTCCGCGGCAAGTTCCGGAACAGCTACGAGCGGCCCGAGCCCTTCACGCCCGGTGCGCCCGCCAAGGTGGAGTTCACGCTGCCGGACGTCTTCCACACGTTCCGGCGCGGCCACCGCATGATGGTCCAGGTGCAGAGCACGTGGTTCCCGCTGGTCGACCTCAACCCGCAGACGTTCACCAACATCCGCGAGGCCCGGCCGGAGGACTTCAAGAAGGCGACGCAGCGCGTCTACCGGTCGCAGGGCCAGCCGTCGGGCCTCACGGTCCAGGTCCTGCCGTAGGCGGTCGGCGGGCTCGTCATCGCTTCGGACCCGCTCGTCTTGCGCTCGTCGGGGCGGAGCCCCTCCTCGCTACTGACGAGGAGCCGTGTCGGCTCCTCGTCCCCCCGGACCCATGTGCTAGCATGCCCGCGTGCGTTCGGCCTCGATCGGCACGCTGGCGGCGCTCACGCTGGCATTCGTGCTCCAGCCCGACCCGGCCCTGGCCTACCTCGACCCGGGCACGGGCAGCTTCCTCTTCCAGGCCATCACCGCCGGCGTGATCACCGGGCTGTTCATCCTGCGCACGTCCTGGCAACGCATTCGCGAGCGTTTCCGGCGCTTCCTCGGGCCGCGCGGTGGCGGCTAGCGAAGGCGGCGGAGACACCTCCGAGCCGGCGTCCTTCCGCGATCCTTCCGGACAGGTCTTCCGGCGCCGCGGCGTCGTCCATCGGCGCGTCGAAGCCTCGTACGCGCCGCACTACGACCGGCTGATCGGCAGCGGGCTCTACGACGCGCTCGTCGCGGACGGGCGCCTGGTCCCGCACGAGGAGGTCCCACTCGGCCCGGAGGACGCGGGCGCCTACCGAATCCTGCGGCCGGAGCCGCTTCCCTTCATCTCCTATCCGTACGAGTGGTGCGCCGGGCAGTTGCAAGCCGCCGCGCTGCTCACGCTGGAGCTCATGCAGGCGTCGCTCGAGCGCGGCCTCGTGCTCAAGGACGCGAGCGCCTTCAACGTGCAGTTCGTCGGCAGCCGGCCCGTCCTCATGGACACGCTGTCCTTCGAGATCCACCAGGACGGGCGCCCCTGGGTGGCCTACCGGCAGTTCTGCGAGCACTTCCTGGCGCCGCTGGCGCTGGCCACCCGGGACCCGCGACTGCTGGGTCTCTTGCGCGCGCACCTGGACGGCGTGCCGCTGCCGCTGGCCAGCGCGCTGCTCCCCGCCCGCACCTGGCTGCGCTTCGGGCTGCTCTCGCACGTCCACCTGCACGCGCGGGCCCAGTCGGGGCTGGGGGACAAGACCGGCGCCGCCTCGCGCGCGACGATGAGCACGCGCGCGCTGCTGGCGCTGGTGGACAGCCTGCGGCGGATCGTCGCCGGCCTCGGACGGCCCGTGCGCCCGTCGGCGTGGACCGACTACGAGTCCACGTGCACCTACTCGGCCGACGCGCGCGAGCGGAAGGAGGACGTGGTGCGGCGCTTCGTCGAGGGCGCGCGGCCGCGGCTGGTCCTGGACCTCGGCGCCAACACCGGCGTCTTCAGCCGCCTGGCGGCGGCGGCCGGCGCGTACGTGGTGTCGATCGACGGCGACGCCGACGTGGTCGAGCAGAGCTTCACGAGGGCGCGGGCGGAGCGGGACGCACGGCTGCTGCCGCTGGTGATGGACCTCGCGAACCCCAGCCCGGGCCTGGGCTGGGACGGGACCGAGCGCGCCGCCCTGCGCAGCCGGGGCCCCGCGGACGCGCTGCTGGCGCTGGCGCTCGTGCACCATCTCGCGCTCACGCACAACGTGCCGCTGCCGATGATCGCGTCGTGGCTGGCGGGGCTCGGGCGGCGGGCCGTCGTCGAGTTCGTCCCCAAGAGCGACCCGCAGGCGCAGCGGCTGCTCGCGATCCGCGAGGACATTTTCGCGCGCTACGACCGCGCCCACCTCGAGGAGGCGCTCGGCGCGCACTTCGCGATCGAGGCCGCGGTCGAGCTGCCCGGCTCGGGCCGCGTCCTGTACGTCTGCGGTCCGCGTGGATAGCGGCGCCCGGACGCTGGCGCTCCTCAGCCTCCTGCCGACACCGCTGCTCGTGCTGGGCTCGGCGCACGAGCTCTACCTGCGCAACCAGCAGGAGCTCGAAGGGTACGTGAGCGTCCTGCGCCCCTTCTGGCTGGGTGCGATCGCGGCGGTGGCGGCCGGGCTGGTGCTCGCCGCGCTGCGGACGCGGCGCTGGGCCCGCGCGGGCTGGTGGGCATACCAGGTGGCGGGCGCCGGCTTCCTGCTGTACTCGCTGCTGCGCGCGTTGCCGTGGGGAGATCACCTCGCGGCCTGGGTGCTCGATCGGCTGGCCACGTCGGCCGTGCTCGTGCTCGTGTCCCTGGCGGCGGTGGCCCGGCTCACCCGACTCGACCCGGCGGTCGCCCTGAAGCCGCTGGCGGCCTTTGCGGTCCTGCTGGCCGCGCAGGAGGCCTGGCGCCTGGGAACCCGCCACGAGCCGCCGGCGCGCGGCGGAACGGCAGCCACGGCGTCGCCCGTGCTGGGCGGTGCCGATGCCGACCGGCCCAACGTCTACCAGCTCGTGCTCGACGCCTATCAGCCGGACCACTTCGACCAGGCGTGGCCCCGCGGAGCACCGCTCGACGGCTTCGTCTACTTCCGTGAGGCCCGATCCCTCTATCCCGCCACCGCGCCTTCGATGGCGAGCCTGTTCACCAGCCGCCGCCAGGTGGCCGGGCCGCGGCATCTGCAGGATGCGCTCGCGTCGCCCGACGCGCTCCCCCGCCGGTTGCGCGAGGCGGGCTACCGAACCGTCGCCTACGTCCCCGGCAACGTGTACCCGAATCCTCTCGAGGGCTTCGACGCCGTCGTCTGGCACGCGACGGGACTGGCGCCCGAGCAGGCCCGCGCGATGTATCGATGGCTCTTCCCGCGGCTGTGGGCGGCCGTGATCCTTCCCGCCGACCTGGGCGACCGGCTGGCCCGCGCGAAGGGCTTCGGGCTGTCCCCGGAGGACCTGCGCCAGATGCGGACGCTGAGGGCGTCCACGCCGACGCAGCCGCTGACGACGCTGTCCTCGTTCGATCGGTACCTCGACCAGGAGGCCGCGCTGCCGGCCCGGGGGCGCTACACGCTGCTGCACCTGCTCATACCGCATGACCCGTTCGTGCTGACGGAGGACTGCGCCTTCGAGCCGTCGCGGACGAACGCGCTCTCGCAGTCGCGGTGCGCGGCGCTGGCGCTGCAGAGGTTCCTGCGCCGGCTGGACGAGCTGGGCCGCCTGCGCGACTCGATCGTGCTCGTGCACAGCGATCATGGAGCCTGGTCGCGGGAGCGGCTGGACGAGAACACGCCGGCGCTGCTGCTGCTCAAGCCGGCGGGCGCCAGCGGCGTGGTCGTCCGGCGTTCGGAGGCCGCGTCGCTGCTGGACGTGACCCCGACCCTCCTGGCGATGGTCGGGGTGGCGGCGAGCCCTCGGCACGAGGGCCGGGATCTGCTGGGGCAGGGCCGGGAGGCGCGCGTCGGGTTGGATCAGTGACGACGCGCTCCTTCGGGCTCGACGGCCGGAGCGAAAACGGGGGCGAGACAGGAGGACGCATGGGGACCGTTCGGTGGATGGCCGTCGGGCTGGCGGCGGCGTTGGCACTCCCGGCCGCGGCGGAGACGAACGCGGAGCTCGAAGCGCAGGTGAAGGCGCGCGAGACCGCCTTCGCGAAGACGATGGCCGACCGCGATCACGCGGCATTCCAGACGTTCCTGGCGGACGAAGCCGTCTTCTTCGGACGCGAGGGGCCGACCCGCGGCAAGCAGGCGGTGGCCGCGGCCTGGAAGCCGCTCTACGAGGCCAAGGCCACGCCGTTCTCGTGGGCACCCGAGACGGTGCAGGTGCTCGACTCGGGCACGCTCGCCATCAGCGCGGGCCCGGTCAAGGATCCGGCGGGCAAGTCGGTCGGCGTGTTCAACTCGATCTGGCGCCGCGAGAAGGACGGGCAGTGGCGCGTCGTCTTCGACAAGGGCTGTCCGTGACGGGCTACGGCGCGACGACGAGATAGAGCGTCGCGAAGTCGCTCTCCCATTCGGGCGGGCGCATCGCACTCGGGCGCAACTCGGTCGCGGCCAGCAGCCACGGACCGCCAGCGTCCAGCGCGAACGACGCCCGTCCGTCGGCGTCGGTGGTGGCAAACGTGGGCGCCTTCCCGGCGCGCGAGGCCCGGAGCGCGAGGCCGGCGAGCGGCTGGCCGCCCTTGAGCAGGCGCACGCCGAGCGTCGCTCCGGCCGACAGGCGCGTGGGATCGGAGAGCGGCACGATCTCGAGGCCGAGACCCAGCGGTTCGCCCCAGGACGCATCGTCCTTCGTGCCGAGGCGGACGAATGCGGTCGCGTGCTTCACGTACGTCTCGCGCCAGGCCCGCGGCTCGGGTAGTGCCTTCCAGCGGGGACCGATCGTGGCGGCGGCGCCGACCTCCTCCAGGTAGTGCTCGACCTCGTCGGGCTTCAGGTCGAGCGTCCGCGGGCCCAGGCTCACGCCGCAGGCCGCCACTCCCGCGGGAAGCTCGCGGCCGCGCAGGCGCAGGGCCTGGCGCTTGCGCGACCCGGCCCGGAACGGAGCCTCCTGGCCGCCGACACGGCAGAGCGACCGCGCCACGCGGCTGGGCTCGACCGCGTGCTCGGGCGCGGGGAACGCGCCGCTGCTCGTGAGGTCGAAGGGCACGGTGGAGCCGGGCGCCGCGGTGGCGGGGCCGCGCAACCAGGTGTCGTGGGCAGAGGCAAGCCCGGCGGACAGCAGGACGGCCAGGGCGGCGCGCGATAGGGAGAGCATGGCGGAAATGATACGTTCGGGGCAGGGGGACAAGGAGCCGCAATGACGTCGCTCGCGACCGAGACGCTGCCGCGACCCATCGGCCTCGCGCGCTGGCCGTTCTACTACGGCTGGGTGAACCTGACGGTGGCGGCCGCCGCGATGGTCGGTACCTTGCCGGGCCGCACGCAGGGCCTGGGCCTGGTCACCGAGCCGCTGATGCGCGACCTCGGCCTCGATCGCGTCACCTACGCGCAGATCAACCTGGCCGCGACGCTGGTGGGATCGCTCTTCTGCCTGGGCATCGGACGGCTTGTCGACCGCGTGGGGAGCCGCCTGGTCCTGACCGCGCTGTCTGTCGCGCTGGGGCTCGTCGTCCTGGCCATGAGCGGGGCATCGGGCGTGGCCGCGATGCTCGTCCTCGTCACGCTGACGCGGGGGCTGGGCCAGAGCGCCCTGTCGGTGGTCAGCCTCACGATGGTGGGCAAGTGGTTCGCTCGGCGCCTCTCCGCGGCCATGGGCGTGTACGCGGTGGTGATGAGCGTCGGGTTCATGATCGCGTTCCCGATCGTGGGCGCGGCGGTGCTCGCGCGCGGATGGCGCGCCGCCTGGGCGGGGGTGGGCTTCGCGTTGCTGCTCGGTCTGGCGCCGCTCGCCTGGCTGCTGGTACGCCGCACGCCGGAAGCGGTGGGCCTGGCCGTGGACGGGGACGACGCGCCCGAGGCGGCGGCCGCGCCGGCCGACGACGATGCGTCGGGCGACACGCTCGCCGCGGCGCTGCGGGGCGGCGCCTTCTGGGTCTTCGCCCTGGCCGCATCGCTCTACGGGCTCGTCGCGTCCGGCATCGGGCTGTTCAACGAGTCGATCCTGGCCGAGCGCGGCTTCCCGCCGGCTCTCTACCACCGCACGCTCGTCATCACCGCGCTCGTCGCCCTGCTCGGCAACTTCGCGGGGGGCTTCCTGGCCGAACGCGGCTCGCTCCGCGGGCTGCTGGTGAGCGCGATGGTGCTGCTGGCGGGCGCGCTCCTGGGGCTGCCCCACGTCTCGACGGAATGGCAGGTGAGCGTCTACGCAGTCGTGATGGGCGTCGTCGGCGGCTTCGTGATGGTCGTCTTCTTCAGCTTCTGGGGCCGCGCGTACGGCCGCGCGCACCTCGGCCGCATCCAGGGCGCGGCGCAGATACTGACCGTGCTGGCATCGGCGGTGGGGCCGCTGCTGCTCGCGCAGTGCGTCGCGCTGACCGGCTCGTACGCGGCCGCGTTCTACGGCCTGGCCGCCGCGGTCGGTGCGCTGGCGCTGGTGGGCACGCTGGTCCGTCTCCCCGCTCGCCTGACGTCCGCTGTCTAGGGACAGGGAACCTTGCGGAACGGATAGTCCTCGCCCTTGGCCTGGCCCTTCTCGACGCCTTCGATCCGGGCCGTCACCGACGTGTCGGACAGCCTGCGGTAGCGGATGCGCTGCGGGAAGTCGTGCGTCGGGTTCTCGAAGACCACCTCGTCCGGCCCCGACGCGATGCGCGTGAACGCGACGCCCGGCTTGCCGATGCCGAGCGCTACGGTCATCACCAGCCCGGCCGGCTTCTCCGCCACCTCGACGAACTCGGAGAAGACCGTCTTGCCTCCAGCCAGCACGCGGCTCGTCCCCATCATGGTGCCGCCGCCGGGGCGCATCCAGCTCTCCTCCATCGTCGTCTGCGCGTCGCCTCCCTGCCAGCATCCGGCCATGAACGCGAAGTCGGCGACGCGGACGGCCGGAGCGTCGGCGGCCGGCGCGGTCCCCGCGCCCAGGCACACGACAGCGAGCGCGCGTCCCAGGTGACGTGTCATGCGATTCCTCCTGCGGGCGACGAGCCCGTGATGGCCTGAAGCTAGGAGCCCGACGCGGCCGCGTCTTGAACGAAACCGACGTCGGGGCCGCCGCTCACGAAGGCGGCCGCCAGCGGGTCCTCGCCCGCCGCGAACGCGGAGGGGGGCAGGCCGGCGATCGCCTTGAACTCGCGCGTGAAGTGGGCCTGGTCCGCGTAGCCGGCCGCCTGGGCCGCGGACGCGAGCGACGCGCCCGCCTCGCGCAACCGCAGGCCGGCCTGGAAGCGAACGATGCGGGCGAGGCGCTTGGGGCCGAGCCCCACCTGGTCGCGGAACAGCCGCTCCAGCTGCCGGGCGCCGAGCCCGCACCGCGCCGAGAGGACGTCGACGGCCACGGCGCCGCCTGTCGAGGCGATGGCGGCGACCGAGGCCACGATGCGGCGGTCGGGGCCACTCGCCCGCTCCGCGGCCCGGGACAGGATGGCTTCCACGCGCTGCGCCACGGCGTCCATGTCGGGCAGCTCGCCGAGCCGTTCCCGTTCGCGCGCGAGCGCCGGCCAGACGTCGTCGAGCGCGGGCAGCGCGCCGGTGAGCTCGTGCTGCGGCCGGCGCAGGAACGGGAAGGCCCCGCCGGGCCGGAAGCGCACGCCGACCACGCGCGCGTCCGACGAAGGGCGGACGCGGAGGGCGCTCGTCATCTGCCCGACCAGGAACGCGGCGGGCTGGGCGATCGCACGGCCCGAGTCGTCCAGGGCGCGGAACGGCTGCCCGAGGTGGAAGACAAGCTCCATGCAGCCGTCGGGGAGGATGCGGTCCGCCGCCGGAGCCTCGCCCCGGTGCTCGAGCGTCCACAGCGCGCGCACGAAGGGCGCCAGGGCCGGCCCGGGACGGTACTCGCGGTAGCGCATCGGCGATGCGCCGATTCTACGCGCCTACTCGCGCCAGGCTCCGAGCAGCTTCCGCGCCTGCACGATCTGGCCCACGTGGTACGCGTTGTGGTCCGCCACCAGCAGGACCTGGCGCAGGTACGTGCGGCCCTGGCCCTGCGGCAGGCGCGCGGTGAGATCGCGCGCGGGGTCGCGCACCAGCGCGCACACCTCCTCCAGGTCCGCCTGGAAGGCGCGGCGCGACACCTCCCAGGCCGCGTCGTCCGGCGCCGCATCCGACGGCCAGTAGCCCTGCGGCCAGTCGGGCGAGGACCAGCCCTGGTCGAGCGTGTAGCGCAGGATGTCCTCCTGCGCGAGGCGCATGTGCTCGAGCTCCTCCCAGACGGAGTGGATGCCCTCCGCCGGCCGCTTCCCGCGCAGCTCCGGCTTCAGCCCCTCCAGCGCCTTGGCCACCGTCACGTGCGCGCTGCCCTTGGTGAGCAGCTCGATCAGGGCCTCGCGCGTCACCTGGTCGTCCATCGTTCCCTCCCTTCCGATTGTCGGCGCGGGCGAGCGTGTTCCACAAGGCGCCGGCGCGACGATCGGAAGACGCCTCGCTGGTCTGCGGCGCGGCTCCCGATGCACAATCGGCCACGCATGGACACCTTCGCGGAGCACTGGACGCTCGACCCGTCGGTCGACTACCTGAACCACGGCTCGTTCGGCGCGTGCCCCCGCGCCATCCTGGAGAAGCAGTGGCAGCTGCGGCTCGAGCTGGAGCGCGAGCCGATGGACTTCCTCGCGCGCCGCTGGAACGGCCTGCTGGAAGGCGCCCGCGACGAGGTCGCACGCTTCCTGGGCGCGCGGCCCGAAGATCTGGCCTTCGTGACGAACGCGACCTCGGGAGTCAACGCCGTGCTGCGCGGCCTCGAGCTGCGGGCCGGGGACGAGATCCTGACCACCGACCACGCGTACGCGGCCTGCCGCAAGGCGGCGGCCTTCGTCGCGCGCCGCTGCGGGGCGCGCGTGGTGACGGCGGCGGTGCCCTTCCCGCTCGACGACGCGGACACGCTGATCACGCGGGTGCTGGAGGCGGTCACGCCCCGCACGAAGCTGGCCCTGCTCGACCACGTGACCAGCCCGACCGCGCTGGTGCTGCCCCTCGCGCGGCTGGTGGCCGAGCTCCGGGCCCGCGGAGTGGAGACGCTGGTGGACGGCGCCCACGCGCCGGGCTCGGTGCCGATCGACCTGGACGCGATCGGCGCCGGGTACTACACCGGCAACGCCCACAAGTGGCTCTGCGCGCCCAAGGGCGCGGCCTTCCTGCACGTGCGGCGCGACCTGCAGTCGGCCGTGCACCCGCTCGTGATCAGCCACGGGTACGAGGCCGAGCAGGAGGGTCGTCGGTTCCGCGAGGAGTTCGACTGGACGGGCACGTGCGATCCGACCGCGTGGCTGGTGATGCCCGACTGCATCCGCTTCCTGGGCGGCCTGCTGCCCGGAGGCTGGCCCGCGCTGATGGCCCGCAACCGCGCGCTGGCGCTGCGCGCGCGGGACGTGCTCTGCGACGCGCTCGGGGTCCCCCCCGCGTGCCCGGACGAAATGATCGCCTCGCTCGCGTCCCTCCCGCTGCCCGTCGGGGAGCCGGGCTCGCCCGTGGCCACGCTCGACCACGAGAAGCTGATGGACTGGACACGCGCCCGCGGCGTCGAGAGCTGGTTCTGCTCCTGGCCCGTGCCCAGCGGACGCCTGGTGCGCGTCTCGGCCCAGGCCTACAACCACGAGGGACAGTTCCGGCGGCTGGCCGGGCTCCTCCAGGAGGCGCTCCGTGGCTGAGCCGCAGGCGTCGGCGATCGAGCGCCGGCTGGGCGCGTTCGACACCGCGATGATCGTGGTCAGCCTCGTCATCGGCATCGGCATCTTCCGCACGCCGGCGCTGGTGGCGGGCCACGCGGGCACGACCGTCGCCTTCTACCTGGCCTGGGTGCTGGGCGGCGTCATCAGCCTGTGCGGCGCGCTCACGTACGCCGAGATCGGCTCGCGCCTGCCGCGCGCGGGCGGCCAGTACCGCGCGGTGGCCGAGGCGTACCACCCGGTGGCCGCGTTCATGCTGACCTGGTCGCAGGCGGTGCTGCAGGGCGCCGGCGCGGCGGGCGTCGCGTTCATCGGCGCCGAGTACCTGAACCTGGTCCTGCTGCCGGCCGGCGCGCGCACGCACGCCGCGGTGATGACAAGCGCGGCGGTCCTGATGGTCGTGCTGCTGGCGCTCAACTGGGCCGGCATCCGCACCGGCGCGCGGACGCAGAACGTGCTGTCCCTCTCGAAGATCGTGATGATCGCGGGCCTCGCCCTCTCCGCCCTGCTGCTCGTCGGACAGCCGGCCGTGCCGGCCTCGGGCGCGCCGGCGCCGTCGGTCGCGACGCTGGCCGGGTTCGCGTCGGCGGCCGTGGCCGTGTTCTACACCTACGGCGGCTACCAGGGCGCCATGAACCTGGCCGGCGACGTGCGCGAGCCGCAGCGGAACCTGCCGATCGCGGTGACCGGCGGCGTGCTCGTCATCATCGCGCTCTACTTCGGGATCAACGCCGCGTACGAGCGCGTGCTGGGCCTCTCCGGCGTGGCGGCGTCGCCGCTGGTGGCGGCCGCGCTGGCCCGCGCGACGCTCGGTCCCGTGGGCGAGGCCGTGGTGTCCGTCGCCATCTTCCTCTCCGCCGCCGGCTTCGTGAACGCGACAATCCTGCAGATGCCGCGCAGCTACTACGCGATGGCGGAGGACGGCGCGCTGCCGCCCGCGTTCCTGCGCGTCGACCCGCGGACGCAGGTCCAGCGCGTGGGCCTCGCGTTCTTCGCGTTCACCATGCTGGGGCCCGCGCTCATGCTGGGCTCGTTCGACAAGCTGCTCAACTACGTGATGTTCTCGGACTCGCTGGCGCTGGCGGTGCTGGCCTCGACCATCTTCGTCCTGCGCCGGCGCGACCCGGTCGGAGCCGGCTTCCGCATGCCCGGCTATCCCGTGCTGCCCGCGCTGTTCACGGCGTGCCTGCTCGGCGTGTCGATGCGCGTGCTGGTGACGGAGACGCGCATCTCGCTCATCGGCCTGGGCGTCCTCCTGGCCGGCATCCCGCTGTTCCTGATCGGCCGCCGGGCCAACCGGGGCCCGCGCGGCTAGCGGCGCGGGGAGCGGCGCAGCGCCTCGGCCTGCGCGGGGTTCAGCATCCGCACGTACGCCAGGTGTCCCTCGACGCGGGCGGCCTCGAGAGGATCGGCCCCAGCGCCGAGGCGATGGATCCGCGCGCGCAGCCGGCGCCGCTCGCGACGGGAGAGGCCCAGCACGGACGCGACGCTCACGCCCGTCACCACCTGGCGCCGGCCGCGCCGGCTGACGCGCGTCTTCGCCGTGTTCACCGCGAACCCTTCTGCCTGGATGATCTGCGTGGCCGCCGACACGAGGCCTGCGGGATCGCGACGCGTTTCGGTCGAGAAGGTGAGGTCGTCGGCATAACGCGTGTAGCGGAAGCCCTTGGCGGCCGCCAGCCCGCGGAGGCGATGGTCGAGCTTGACCGTGACCGCGTTGCACAGCCCCGGGCTGGTGGGCGCGCCCTGCACGCAGTGACGCGGCCCGACGGGCACGTGGTACACGACCCCGTCCACCTCCACGGGCTGACGCTGCGACTCGGTCATCAGGGCCGCCAGCGTGGCCGCGACCGGGTAGCCATAGCCGAGTGCCAAGAGCAGGCCGCGCACGCGGGGGTAGGTCACCGTGGGGAAGAAGTCCTGCAGGTCCATCTGGACGAGCATGGCCTGGCCGACGTGCGGCTCGGCCCCGGTGCGGATCGAGCGCGCCCTGCGGAAGCCGTGCGCCTGGTCGCTGGCGGGCAGGCAGTTCACCAGCAGCTCCAGGAGCCGGCGCTGGACGGCCTTGAGGCGCGGCTTGGGCGCGAGGATGATCCGCTCGCCGCCGGAGCGCTTCGGTATGGCGAAGCACACGTAGTGCGGCGCCTTCTCCTTCTCGCGGTGCATCGCGAAGAAGCGCAGCTCGCGCACGGAGATGCCGAGCGCCTGCGCGAGGTCGCCCTCGGTCCGCCAGACGGGCAGCTTGTAACGCTCCAGCTGCTCCACGTCGGGGGCCAGGTCGCGGATGTGCCGGTTCGTCGTGCGCAGCGTGCCCGCGAAGAGGCGGTCCGCCTCGTCGCGCGAGAGCACCTGACGGCGCTTGCCGCGGACCGTGTGGCGGATGGCCTTGGGCAGCAGGCGGGGATCGCGGAGCGCGCGGCGCAGGTGATGCGGCTTGAGCGGCCCGCCGCTGACGTCGATCGTCTCGCGCACCGCGTCGGCGCCGTCGATGCCGGGCAGGCGCGTGACGTCGCGCCGGGGCCGGCCGCCGAAGACCCGTCTCAGCCATTCGAAGACGCCCACGTCAGGCGGCTCCTGCGCGCGTGAACGGACGGGCCCGGCGGGCGACCACCTGCGAAGCGTTGGACTCGTGGGCTCCCGGCGTTACGTACGCTGGGAACCATGGCGACGCATGCGCGGTCAGGCACCGCCACGGCGAAGCACCGTGGCTACGGACGGCTGGTCGGCCCCGCCGGGCCCTTCGACTCGAGATCATTCCTCCTCGTCCTCGGCCGGCTCGCCCTCGCCGGCCTCGTCGTCTTCATCCGCTTCGCGCCGCCGTGACGGCGGCGCGTCCTCCGCGGCTCCCGGCACCGACGTCGGTTGGTCGCGGCGGAGCGCTTCGCCGGCCCACACGAGCGCCAGCAGGTGCGCGCACGGCCCCAGGTTCAGCACGTTCTCGCGGAAGAAGGCGCAGCCGCAGCGGCCGAAGATGAGGCGGCCGCCGTCGTCCAGCACCGCCTCCACCTCCGGCTGGTCGGCCACCGCGCCGGTGAGGCTCCAGTCGCGGTGCACGATCTCGCGCGTCACGCGCCCCTCGGGCGTCTTCAGGCTCTTGACCTTGCGCGTCTCGCGCGGGGCCGAGGCGGTGACACGGACCTTCCCCTGCTCCTGGAACGCGCGCGCCTCCTCCGTGTGCGGCTCGACCGGGTAGAGCCGGGCCTCGTCGATGGGCTCGGCGAAGAGCTCGCGGTGGCGGAACTCGCGGCGCTGGACGTCGTAGACGGCGCGCCCGCGCCGCACAAGCCGCGACAGGACCGCGCTGGCCGTCTGGCGGGGCACGCCGAGCCGGGCCGCCAGCGCCGCCTCGTCCATCGGCGCCTCCCGCAGGGCGCGGATCGCGTGCTCGACGAACTCGGCCCCGCCGCGCGGCCCCAGCATCGCCAGTGCCCCCGCGCCCGTCCAGCGGTTCTCCGTCCAGCCCGAGAGGCCGAGCACGAACGTGACGCCGGGCAGCGGGACCGCATAGAAGGACGGCAGCGCCCGGCCCTTCAGGAAGATCTCGACCTCGTCCGCGTACGGCAGCAGCGGCTCGATCAGCTTCAGGCGCCGGCGGCCCCAGGTGCGGATGGTCCGCGTCTCGGCGTACGAGTGGTCCGCGCCGCGCAGGCGGATGACCTGCTCCCAGGGCTCCAGGACCACGCGCGCGTCCTGGCCCGGCTCCATCTCGTAGCGCAGCGCCCGCGGCGACATCTTCGCCTTCGTGAACCGCAGGAAGCGGATGGCCGCGAGCAGGTCCACCGCGCGCGCCCGCAGGCGCGTGCCGGGCAGGGCCATGCCGGACTGCAGTTGCAGGAACCCGCGCACCCAGTCCTCGGGGACGTCGACCTTGCGCTCGAAGCGCCCGCCCGCCTGCTCGGTGCGGACCTCGAATCCCTCCGCGCCGATGCGGAACCAGGTCTCGCGGCGCGAGCGCATCTCGGCCAGCGCGGCCCAGAGCCACGAGGTGAAGTCCACGTTGGTGGTCCCGCAGACGACCTCGCCCTCGGGCGCGAAGATCGCGCGGTCCAGGACCACCAGGCCGTACGCGCTCTGGTCCTGGCTGAAGGCCTCGAAGAAGACCCGGTCGGGATGCACGGTGACGATCGGGTCGAGCAGGAAGTCCCCGCCGTCGGGGATCCCGCCGCCGCACCCGTCTTTTCCTTTCCGGCAATAGGATGTCCACCGACGAAATGCACGCCGGCCGGCATCTGGCGTTCCGACCGTTCGACCAACTCTCCCTTGACGCTGCCGACGTCGGTGACAATGGCGCCGGGCCGCAAACAGGATGCCCACTCCTTCAAATGCCGTTCATACGTATCGACCGGCGTCGCGAGAATGACAAGGTCGGCTTCTTTCACCGCTTCTTTCGAGTCCACGACGTACCGATCGATTGCCCCGACGTTGACCGCCGTCTTCAGATTTTCAATGCGCCGTCCCACTCCCACAACGCTGGACGCCAATTGTTTTCGGCGCAGGATCATGCCCAGGGAACCACCGATCAACCCGACCCCGATGATCACCGCCTGGTTGAAATGCAATTTCATCACACTTCTCTTCCGACCGCGTGGGCGATCTTGCGCATATCCTGCATCAGTTCCTTGAATTTGGTCGGCTTGATCGACTCCTCGCCGTCGCACAGCGCACACTCAGGGTTCGAATGGACCTCGATGAGGATGCCGTCGGCGCCTGCCGCCACGGCCGCCTTTGACATCGGTGCAACCAGATTCCACTTTCCGGTGGCATGGCTGGGATCCACGATCACGGGCAGGTGCGACAGCTCCTTCAACGTCGGGATTGCGGCAAGATCGAGAGTATTACGGTATTGCGTTTCGAAGGTCCGGATGCCGCGTTCACAGAGCATCACGTTGCGGTTTCCGCGGGACATGACGTATTCGGCCGACAAGAGAAATTCCTTGATCGTGGCCGAAAGCCCACGCTTCAACAATACCGGCTTGTCGTAGGCACCGACCTCCTTCAACAGTTCGAAATTCTGCATGTTGCGGGCACCGATTTGGATGATGTCGGCCTTCTCGAGAAAGAGCTCAATATCGCGAGTGTCGAGGATTTCGCTGACGACCGGCAGGCCCGTCTGTTTTCTAGCCTCGGCCAGATAATCCAAACCCTCGCGGCCCAAGCCTTGGAACGAATATGGCGACGTGCGCGGCTTATAGGCGCCGCCGCGCAGGATGCTGGCTCCGGCGGCCTTTACCTCATGCGCGATGCCGACGGTCAGCTCCAGTCGTTCTACGGCGCAGGGGCCGGCCATGATGGCCAGACGGTTGGCGCCGATCTTCACCCCGCCCACGTCGATGATGGTCCCTTCCTTCTTGAATTCGCGGCTGACCAACTTCCAGGGCGCCAAAATGGGCAGGACGCTTTCCACTCCGGGCAATGCCGTGAGTGGCTGGTTTTGAAGGATGCGGTCGTCTCCGATGACCCCGATGATCGTCCGTTCCTGTCCTGTCGAGAGCTGCGATTTCAATCCCAGTTCCCGAAGCCGATCCACGATGTGATCGACTTCCCGCTCGGATGCATCCGGCCTCAACACGATGATCATGATATCCTCGCCTTGGTTCAGCCCGTCTGTAACACTTGCCCGAGTGCCGCCAGGAACGTCGTATTTTCTTCTGCCTGTCCGATCGTCACGCGGATCATACGCCCTTCGATATGACGAACGATGACGCCCAGTCGCAAGAGCGCGTCGAAAACGCGACGGCCGTCACGCCCCACGTCAAAATACACAAAATTGGTTTCGCTCGCGATCGGCGCCAACCCAAGCGTCCGTAATCCGGCGACGACCTGGTCCATCCCCGTCTGATTCACAGCACGGCTGTTCGCCACGTGCTCATCGTCGTCCAACGCCGCCAGTGCTGCGCGCTGAGCCAAGCTGTTGGCGTTGAACGGCGGCCTGACGCGGTTCAAAAAGTTCGCGATTTCAGGAGTGGTCACCCCATAACCGATGCGCAAACCAGCCAACCCATAAATTTTTGAAAACGTTCTCAAGACAATGGCATTTCGTCCTTGTTTCACATAGGCCATGGAATCCGGGAACTCCGAACTGCGGACATATTCGAAGTAGGCCTCGTCGAAGACGATCACGACATGTTCCGGAACCCTCGCGAGCAGCCTGGTCACCTCATCGGCTGACACCATAGTGCCCGTCGGGTTGTTGGGATTACAGAGAAACAGGAGCCGCGTCCGCGGCGTAATCGCAGCGGCCATCGCCATGACATCATGGCGCCACTGTACCAGAGGGACGAGCACGGCCTTCCCATGCGCGGCCATGACTTCCATCTTGTAAATGACGAACGTCTGATCGGCCATAATCGCTTCGTCCCCAGGCGACAGAAATGTGCGGGCCAGGAGGCCGAGGATTTCGTCGGACCCATTGCCAAGAATGACCTGCTCCGCAGACACCTTCCAACGGTCGGCAATAGCCTGCCGCAGCCGGAAGGCCCCACCGTCCGGATACCGGTGCAGCGTTGCGACCCCTTCATTGATCACGGCCATGGCTTTCGGCGACGGGCCCAATGGGTTTTCATTCGATGCCAGCTTGATCACGCGTGTGAGGCCCAACTCACGCTGCAGCTCCTCCACCGGTTTCCCCGGGACATAAGGGCTCAAGGCGGCAATATCGGGATGAACGTGAAGCGTCATGGGATTAACTGTGGGCCGGATAAGAACCGAGCACTTTCATAAAGAGACAGCGCCCGGTGATTTCCTCGACGGCCTTTTTGACTCGTTCCTCTTCTATATGGCCTTCGACGTCCACAAAAAAGATATACTCCCACGCCTTGCGTCTGGACGGGCGCGACTCGATCTTGGTCATGCTTAACCCGTGGGAGGCGAAGGGGCGCAACAAATCATATAGCGCACCGACCTTGTCCTTGATCGACAACATGAGGGATGTCTTGTCTTTCCCGGTGCGTTGCGGAGGCTTCTGCGACAAGACAAGGAACCGCGTGAAGTTGTTGAGATTGTCCTCGATCCGCGATTTGATGACCTTCAAGCCGTATAACTGCGCGGCCAGTTCTGAGGCGATGGCGGCGATGGACGGGTCGTCGAGGCACATCTCGGCTGCGCGGGCCGTGCTGGCGACTTCAGAGACCGGGACGTGTGGCATGTTGGTTTCCAACCAATTGCGGCATTGGGCGATCGCGTGGGGATGAGAGCAAATCTTTTTGATCTCTTCGGCGGTGCCAGATTTCGACATTAAATGGTGCGACACTTCCTGTAGCACTTCTCCATAGATCAAGAGGTTCGAGTCGATGAACATGTCGAGGGTGTGGTTGACGACACCTTCGGTCGTGTTTTCGATGGGGACGACCCCGAAGTTCGCCCTTCCCCGCTCCACCTCGCTGAAGACATCCTTAATGCTGTTGACAGGGACATACTGGGCCGACGCCCCGAACTTCTGGGTGCAGGCCATGTGCGTGAAGGTCGCCCGTGGCCCTAGGTAGGCCACCTTCTGCGGACCTTCCAGAGACAGAGATGCAGACATGATCTCCCGGTAGACGGGCCGGATGGCATCGGAAGGAAAGGGACCGGTGTTTTGCCCAAGGAGGCGTTCGATGATGGCCGCTTCCCTGGCAGGGGTATGGAGATTTGCATCGGCATCGTGCTGTTTTTTCAGCTTGCCGATCTCGACGACACTTTTTGAGCGCTCGTTGAGGAGACGCAAAATCTCGTCATCGATGCGATCGATTTCTTTCCGATAATCGGAAAGGTCACCGGGCATGAATGGGACCCCCTCCACCCCTGCCCCATGAGTTGGACGAGCGTCCAGAAGCAGGACGGGTGCGAGTAAGCAAGGAATGATACAGGAACCGCTTCGCCTAATGCAAGGAGAGTCCAAGACTTTCAGGAACTTGCGTGCACTTTGCGGGAAAATTGACCGGCCGCCTTTGAACGGGTCGCCGGGGCGCGGCAGATGGTCAATACAGGAGATTAGACGGGCGCCTGAAATGATCCAAGGCGGCCTTTGTGACCTGCCGGCCGCGACCTGTCCGGTCGAGGAAGCCCGCCTGGATCAGATATGGCTCGTACACGTCCTCGAGCGTGCTTCGATCCTCTTGAACCGCGGCAGCCAACGACTCGACGCCCACTGGCCCGCCGCCAAACTTATCGATGATCGTCAGAAGGATGTTCCGGTCCATCTCGTCAAAGCCGGCGGCATCCACGCCCAGCCACGTCAAGGCCTCTTGGGCCACAGTTCGGGTGATCCGACCTTCTGCCTTTACTTGCGCGTAGTCACGAACCCGCTTGATGAGACGGTTGACAATCCGAGGCGTGCCTCGGGCACGACGGGCGATTTCCTCGGCTCCGGGCTGATCGATGGCAATTCCCAGTAAACCGGCTGAGCGCATCACGATAATTTCCAGGTCTGCCGGGGAATAGAATTCCAGCCGATGGACGAGGCCGAATCGGTCCCGCAGCGGCGAGGTCAAGGCTCCGGCTTTCGTTGTGGCGCCCACCAGCGTGAATCGGGGCAGGTCAAGCTTGACCGTCCGCGCCGCGGGTCCCTGGCCGACGACCAGATCCAGTTGGAAGTCTTCCATCGCCGGGTACAACGCTTCCTCTACCGAAGCAGGCAATCGGTGAATTTCGTCGATGAAGAGCACGTCATGCTCTTGGAGATTCGTCAGGATCGCCGCAAGATCGCCCGCGTGCGCGAGGACCAGCCCGGACGTCGAGCACAACGTCCCCCCCATTTCACGCGCAATGATGTGGGCAATGGTCGTCTTCCCGAGCCCTGGCGGACCATAGAAAATCGCGTGGTCGAGCGGCTCTCGCCGTTGTTTCGCCGCTTCGATGCAGATCCGTAGGGAATCCTTCATGCGTGCTTGCCCAATGTACTCGTCGAGGGTCTGCGGGCGCAGCGTCTGCTCCATGCTGCGTTCATCGTCCGTCAACTGCGCATTCACGACTCGTTGGGACATAACGGTTCAGGTCTCCTGGCGCATGTCGTCACGGTTTCGCGGGCGGCGGAACGTATTTCGGCGGCGGAGGCAAGGCGCCTTGGCCCGGAGCCGGCATAGCGCCGCAATCCGGCGGGCAGACTTTCCCACCTTGAGTCGGATCGGGAAGATTCAGCTCCATCCGCTCTAATTGACACTGCGACAGACGTCCTCCGTCTTGGCTTCCGCAACGAGCTGGTACGGACGAGCTTCCGATCTCGCGATACCCCTCCGGACAGGACCCGCAGACCGGCAGCATGTTCGCCCCGAGCGGGACACACTGGACGAGCGTCGCATCGCCCTCTTTACAAATCTCAGGCGATTGCGTCACGCCGGTTGTGGCATAGCCATCGGGACATTTCCCGCAGGTCTTGCGGATGCTTTTCGGCTCTGCGGGCGCCTCATCAGCCGACCAGACAACGATAGGAGTCCCATGAAGGGCCCCGACCAAAGCGAGTCCGAGACAGGACGTCTTCCACAGGACGGTTCGTGTGTACGCGTGCATGGTCAACCCCGTGCCAGTTTCTTCAAGCTTTCACGGATGAGTTCCTGGAGCGTCAAGGGTCCGGAACGCGACTGTTGAGCGGCCTTTAAAGCCTCTTTGGCATCGGATGCCCGATAGCCTAAGTTCGTCAGAGCAGAAAGCGCGTCATCGAACTGTTCGTCCCGGCCTTTGAGAAGCTGAGCGTCGGGAGGCACAAGCGCCGGATGCAGCTTGGTCAATTTATCTTTGAGTTCGAGGACAAGACGGCCCGCCGATTTTTTGCCTATTCCTGGCACTGTTTCCAGTTTTTCGACATCCCCTGATTGGATGGCCGAGACGAGATCGGAGACAGGGAGTGCGGACAAGATTCCCAGCGCCGACTTGGGTCCGATGCCGGAGACGCTCAGTAACAGAACGAACGCATCCTTTTCTTGCGGCGTGCTGAAACCGAACAATTGGATGGCGTCTTCACGCACATGGGTATGAATGCTCAACGTCAGGCTGTCCTGGACGTTCGGGAGGTTGTAGTAGGTACTGAGGGGAATAAACACTTCGTATCCGACTCCTTGAACATCAAGAGCCAGATGCGACGGCGCCTTGAAGGCCAATCGGCCTGTCAGGAGGGCGATCATGCGTCGATGGTGGGGACCTATCCCGCGGCCGCGGCCGCGACCTTTTCCATCACGTCCTCTGGGATGTCGAAATTCGCGTGCACCTTCTGCACATCATCGTGCTCATCAAGGACTTCCATGAGTTTCAACATTTGCTCGGCGCCTTTTTCTTCGAGCTTGATCGTGTTCTGCGGAATGTAGGTGATCTCCGCCAGGGACGTATCGATCTTCGCATCGGCGAGCGCTTTCTTGACCGCGTCGAAGTCGTGGGGGTTGGTCACCACCTCAAACGTCTTTTCTCCGACTTTCACATCTTCGGCACCCGCATCGAGTGCCAGCGACAACAAAGTGTCTTCATCGCTCTTGGACTTGTCGATCGCCAGCAGTCCCTTCTTATGGAACTGCCAGGAGACCGCCCCGGCTTCGGCCATATTGCCGTGATTTTTCGTCAGGACGCTGCGGATTTCGGCGACGGTGCGATTGCGGTTGTCACTGGTGATTTCGATCAACAAGGCGGTTCCACCCGGTCCGTAGCCCTCCAGGGAGAACTCTTCATACGTCACCCCCGGCAACTCTCCCGTACCTCGCTGAATCGCCTTCTTCAAGGTGTCACCGGGCATGTTCGCTTCCTTGGCCTTGGCAATGGCCAGCCTCAGCCGGGGATTCCCGTCGGGGTCACCCCCCGTGCGAGCGGCGATGGTTACCTCTCGAATAATCCGGGTAAAAATCTTTCCCCGTTTCGCGTCTTGGGCCCCTTTATGGCGCTTGATAGTCGCCCAGTGACTATGTCCGCCCATGGTCCACTCCGTTCGGCCGTATTGCCACGGCCGGTGTTTCGGCAGGTGAGATCGTGTGAAGTTGTACAGGTAACACAGCGTTTGGAAGGGTGTCAATTACGGCGACAGGCGGGAAGAAGAGGACTCACTCAGAATACAGGAGCAGTTGCGCGCCAATCAGGAGAATGAGGGACACCCATACCCATTCCCAGTTTGTGGAGCTGGACCGTTCGGCCGGCATGACCCATGTGGAGACGAGCTTGGTCGAACCTGCCGTGACGGCCATCGTTCCCATAATGGCGTGATGCATGGCAATTTTCTGTGCTGAAGGGTGGAATCCGTGCGAATGGCCAAAGAGCATGAGGCCCCCTACAATAGCCATGAGCGGAAGCGGTGATGCCCACGCTTTGTGCCCGATTCGTCCTAGTCGACGGAACAGCTCGACGCTTCCCACCCCCAAGGCCAGCATCCCGTACAGCTTATGCTGCAAAATCTCGTGGTCTCCGCCAGCGAACGTGTCAACAAAAGTGAGCGAGCCGATGGGCCAGGCTTCGTGGTCGCTCCAAACGATGATCAGCAAGCCGGCGACGACCAAGATCGACGGCAGGAGAAGCCTGGCCCATCTTAGGGAGGACAGGCGCAAGACATGGGTTAATTCGGCCGCCCCCATCAACAAGACCATGAAGCCGGCCACATGATGGTTACGTTCCGAGTAGGCAATACCTTTCGCCGAACCCTCCCAGATTTCCGCTGGGGCTCCACGGTCATGCCGGTCATGGGCTTCAGCGTGCGGTGAGCCATGGGGAAGCGCACCGGAATGTTGGGCCAGTGCGGGAGCCACGGTCAACAGTGTCATGAGGATCATGCGGCACACGAGGATTGTCAGGAACGGGCTGCGTCGCATGGGTACTCTAGGTGGTGGCAATGGAAAGGCCCATCCAGTCCGACCGGATGGGCCTTTCGTCTCTCAGGGGGGTCAGCAATCTCACGCTACATGAACTTCATAAATTTGTCCTTGGCATCGTCCATCACTTGAGCCGTGATCGTAACGACGCCTCGTTCTTTCGCGAGCCGCTCAATTTCCTTACGGGCCATCGGACGGATGAAGTCGGGAATGTTGTCGAGGCGCTGCTGCGCTTCGGGCGTCCAAGCCATCCCGTTGGGCGAATCACTTTTCGAGTCGTCCATAACCTGTAATGTGATCGTCTGATATCCCTGTTTACGCGCGAAGGCTTCTACGCTGCTTTGGACCATCGGCTTCACAAAGGCAGGGAGCCGGTCAAGCTTCTCCTGTGCATCAGGGCTCCAGGAGAACTCGGACTTGCTCGGGCCGCCGTTGGCAGGCTTCCCGCTCGAGGTCAGACCCATTTCGGCAACCATCGCAGAGAACGGACATCCGCTGCCCGATTTCTCACCGGTCTTCCCCGGTGTGGAGGCAGCCACGGGCTGTCCGCCCTGAATTTTCTCATTCAAGTACGCGGCCATTTGCCCGGAACCCGCCTGGGCCTCCTCTTTGAGCGTCCCACGAGTCATTTCAAAGGGCTGTGCCTCCGTCGTCCTTCCCCCTAACTGCACACCAAGCGAACTGACCATCTGCGTCTCACCGGGGTTGGTGACCATCGAGAACTTGGCGCCGCAGGATGGGCAGCCGAAGAAGACCCCGAGCGATCCTTCGCCGGGTTTTTCCACCTTCTCGAAGTTCATATAGGTTTCACAGTTGAGACACACAAATTTCATGACAGCTCCTCTCCACTCACAATTTTTCCGCCAAGACCCTCTTGTAATCCAAGAGGGTTCTGATCCGGCCCGCGATGTCTTGATACCGCTGAATGGTCGGGTAGGTCTCATCCAGCAACGGTTCGCCTTTATCGAAGGTCCGAGCGAGTTTGCGGTCGAACGGGATCCGATTGATGTCCGGATTGCTCACGTCGTCTCGACGCAGGTGCGCGATGTCGTAGGTGCCCTGCTGATCCTCCAGGCGACGGAACATGTCGGTCCGCCGAACTTCCTCGCTGAACCGAAAGCGGTCCTTCAGCCGTGCGGCGGACATCCCGTTGAAGATCGCCGGGTGGTAGGCGCACACGCTGTCGATGAAGACGGCCGGCTTGCCGCACCACACCTGCTCGGGCGCGTCGGGGTTCAGGTACTCGAACCGGGCGCCGGTGGCGTCGTTGTAACGGGCGATCGCCGCCGCCCGTGCCGGCAAGGTGTCGAGCGACGGGTGGGACTGGTTGAGGTGGAGGCGCAGCGTGTCGTCGGGCACGACGGTGTGAGGCTGCTCTGCGAACAGCCGGCAGCCTTCCCACTCGGACGGTAACAAAAATGGTAGGTCGAACCGCCGGGCATACTCGGACGCGTACGCGTACTGATGCAGGCGATTGCCGAACCGCCCGTTCCAATGACAAATCAGGATTCCGTTACAACCGCGCTGCATCGGCGACACTCCGTTCGTCCCAGATGTTTGATCAGCAAACTCAGGGCCAGCTCCACCCTGCACGGAAACTTGCGTACTCCTCTTTTGGGGGATTGACGGGCTCACGGCCACACGGGAGACTAGCCGTCCCTCCAATTTAGCTTCGTCATGCGCGGGTAAATCAGCGTTCCAGGTTCGGTTCGATCATGCGGAAAGCGGCGGAACTCGACCTAGCCGTTCGCGTCATGGTCGTCGGAGGCGATGCGTCTTTCGGCGGCCGGGTGCGCGACGCCCTTGTCGATCTCGGTGTGCGCCTTGACACCAACGGCGCCGACATTGTGGTGGTGCTCCAGTCCGGCGGCGATACCGTGGCCGGCTTGCCGGCGATCCGGCGGCGCTTCGACGCTACGCCGGTCATCGTCATCGCCGACCCCGGCTCCGAAGCGATGGCGGTTGACGCGTTTCGCGCCGGCGCCGACGACTACCTCGCAGGACCCGTCAGCGCGGAGGCACTCGCGGCCAGCCTCGGGCGGGTGCGGCCGAAGAAACCAGGGCGCAGCGGCGCGGCGCTGATCGGCGGCAGCGAGGCCATGGTCACCCTGCGGGCGGTCGTCCGCCGCATCGGCGCGACACCCTGCAACGTGCTGATCGAAGGGGAGACCGGCACCGGCAAGGACGTCGTTGCGCGCCTGATTCACGAGGCGAGCCCGCGCGCGTCGCAGCCCTTTGTCACGATCAACTGCTCGGCAGTGCCCGACACGCTGTTTGAAAGCGAGCTGTTTGGCTACGAACGCGGGGCCTTCACCGGCGCGCAAACCGCGTCGTCCGGGCGGCTCCAGGCCGGCAACGGCGGCACGATCTTCCTCGACGAAGTCGGCGAGCTCGGGCTGACACTGCAACCCAAACTTCTGCGCGCGATCGACCAGCGCGAGGTGCAGCGTCTCGGCAGCCGGCGTCACGAGACGATCGACGTGCGGTGGGTGGCAGCCACCAACCGCGACCTGCAGCAGTCGGTGCGAAGCGGCGTCTTCCGCGCCGATCTCTTCTATCGCCTCAACGTCTACAACCTGGTGATCCCGCCACTGCGCAAGCGGCCCGAAGACATCCTGGTCCTCGCCAGTTCGTTCCTGGCTGAGATCGGCGCGACCTACGACCGCCGCGCGGCGAGCTTCACCGACGAATCTCTGGTGCGGCTGGTCGCCTACGATTGGCCCGGCAACGTGCGCCAGTTACGCAATGTGGTCGAGAGCAGCCTGCTGAACTCCGAAACGGATGACATCGGCGCGGCGGCGCTGCCGGCAGCGGTACGCGGCAGCGACGTCACCATGCCGCCGCCCGCCGCGGTCGAGCGGGTGCGCGTGGTCGAGGCGCTGCGCGCGGCCGGCGGCAACAAGTCAGAAGCCGCCCAGCGGCTGCACTGGTCGCGCATGACGCTCTATCGCAAGCTGGCGTTTCACCGGATCGATGTCACAGCCGAGTGTGACACTGTCACACTGAAATCCCCGTCGCAGTGACAGCGGCGCGCCCGCGCCGGGCCTGATCGCCCCGCCATCCCCGCAATTCGTCGCCTCAATCCGGCGGCGCGTTTGTTGCTCTCCCGCTCCGCCATGCCGGACGAGCCCTGTATGCCGGGTCCACGCCGCTACGCGAACTGGCTCGACGTGACGTTCAGCGCCGACGACTTCGTGCTGGACTTCGGCCAGCGCTTCGACGATGGCGACGCGCTGCGGCATTCGGGCATTGTCGCCACGCCGCGCTCGGTGGTGGCGTTCGTCGACGTGCTGACGCGATCGCTCGCCGAGCACCGGCGGCGGCACGGCGGCGACGAGCTGGAGCCGGAACCGTGAGGCGCCGATGATCGATGTCGCGCTGAAATTCCTCGTCGCGGAGCTCAACGGCTTCCTGTTCGCGCGGACGGGCACGGCCGGGGTCGCCGATCTCAGCCGGATCGTGGACGACACTGGCAAGGTCGCGATCCCGCCGGCCAGCCTCGGCGTCGCCCTGGTCAACATCGACGAAGAGCGGGTGATGAAGTCGCACCTGCCGAGCACGGTGCTGATCGACGGCCGGCAGGTGCTGCTGCAGCCGGAGCTCAAGCTCAATCTGACGATCATCATCGCGGCGAACTTCGTGAAATACGAGGACGCGCTGCGGCAGTTGTCGTGGGTGCTGACCTTCTTCCAGTCGCACCTCGGCTTCACGCGCGATCGGTTCCCCAGCCTGGATCCCCGGGAATTCACTGGCCGTCGTTTTACAACGTCGTGACTGGGAAAACCCTGGCGTTACCCAACTTAATCGCCTTGCAGCACATCCCCCTTTCGCCAGCTGGCGTAATAGCGAAGAGGCCCGCACCGATCGCCCTTCCCAACAGTTGCGCAGCCTGAATGGCGAATG